>CXVU01000077.1_pt1 | contig 11328 bp, 10 predicted proteins | sample 941121 | NCBI WGS metagenome assembly CXVU01 (sample SAMEA3493537, study PRJEB9703) | human gut metagenome | biome: ENVO:mammalia-associated habitat; material: ENVO:feces | place: Bangladesh | collected 2010-01-06 | reverse complement strand
GGTCATCGGAACGACGGCGACGCGGACGATCCTCGTAGTCATCCTCGAAATCGTCGGAACGACGGCGACGCGGACGGTCGTCATCACGGTCGAAGTCATGGTCATCACGGTCGGAGCGGCGGCCACGGCCACCGCCACGGCGGTCGTCACGGCCACGGCTACCACGGCGATCATCACGATCGCCACGGCCACCACGGGAACCGGCGTTGTTCTCCTGATCCTCGAAACCGGGGATAGCCAGGGAAATCTTGCCGCGATCGTCAACGCCCTGCACGACGACCTCAACGGTGTCGCCTTCCTTCAGCACGTCCTCAACGGCGTCGATACGCTCGCCGTTGGCCAGGTTGCGAATCTGGGAGATGTGCAGCAGACCGTCGGTGCCGGGAGTGAGGTTCACGAAAGCACCGAAGCTCGTGGTCTTGACGACCTTGCCGTTGTAGGTCTCGCCGGCCTCAGGCACGTGCGGGTTGGCGATGGAGTCGATGATGGACTTGGCCTTCTCGGCGGCCTCGCCACCTTCGGAGGAGATGAAGACGGTACCGTCATCCTCAATAGCGATCTCAGCACCGGTGTCTTCCTGAATCTGGTTGATCATCTTGCCCTTCGGGCCGATGACCTCGCCGATCTTCTCGACCGGAACGGTGGTGGTGATGATGCGCGGAGCGAACTCGCTCATCTCAGCCGGGCCGTCGATGCACTCGTTGATGACCTCGAGAATCGTGGCGCGAGCTTCCTTGGCCTGCTGCAGAGCGGCGGCCAGGATATCGGCGGGGATGCCGTCGAGCTTGGTGTCGAGCTGCAGGGCAGTGATGAACTCGGAAGTACCGGCCACCTTGAAGTCCATGTCGCCGAAAGCATCCTCGGCTCCCAGGATATCGGTGAGGGTCTTGAAGATGTGCTTGCCATCGACATCGCCGGACACGAGACCCATGGCGATGCCGGCAACCGGAGCCTTCAGCGGCACGCCGGCGGCAAGCAGGGACAGCGTGGAGGCGCAGACGGAACCCATGGAAGTGGAACCGTTGGAACCGATGGCCTCGGAGACCTGGCGGATGGCGTAGGGGAACTCTTCGCGGCTCGGCAGCACCGGCACGAGAGCCTTCTCGGCGAGGGCACCATGGCCGATTTCGCGGCGCTTCGGGGAGCCGACGCGACCGGTCTCACCAGTGGAGTACGGCGGCATCTCGTAGTTGTGCATGTAGCGCTTGGACTGCGGACCGGACAGAGCGTCGATCTGCTGCTCCATCTTGAGCATGTTCAGGGTGGTGACGCCCAGAATCTGGGTCTCGCCACGCTGGAACAGGGCGGAACCGTGCACGCGAGGCACAATGTCCACCTCGGCGGACAGGGTGCGGATGTCGCGCAGGCCACGGCCGTCGATGCGGTAGTCCTCGGTCAGGATGCGGCGACGCACGATCTGGCGCTGCAGCTCCTTGAAGGCGTTACCGAGTTCCTTGTCCTTCTCGGCATCGTCCATATCGGTGAACTCGTCCGCGAGCACCTCGCGCACGTGCTCCTTGATCTCGTGGATGCGGTCCTGGCGCGGCAGCTTCTCGGCGATGGAGAGGGCCTCGTCCAGATCCTTGTGAGCGATCTCGTCGATGCGGGCGTACAGCTCGTCGGTGTACTCCGGGAAGAGCTGGAATTCCTTGGTCTCCTTGGCGGCGATCTTCTTGAGCTCGTCCTGAGCCTCGCAAATCACCTTGATGAACGGCTTGGCGGCCTCAAGACCGGCGGCCACGACTTCCTCATCGGGCTTGGTCTGGCCCTCGTCGTAGATGAGGTGCCAAGCGTTCTTGCCGGCGCCGGCCTCGATCATGGCGATGGCGACGTCACCGTTCTCGACAACGCGGCCGGCGACCACAATCTCGAACACGGCGCGCTCACGCTCGCTCCAGCGCGGGAAGGCGACCCACTGGCCGTCGATCAGGGCCAGACGCACACCGGAGACCGGGCCTTCGAACGGCAGACCGGAAATCATGGTGGAGGCGGAGGCGGCGTTCAGAGCGATGACGTCGTAGGCGTCATCAGGGTTCACGGCGAGCACGGTCTCGACGACCTGCACCTCGTTGCGCAGCGTGTGCGGAAACAGCGGGCGCAGCGGACGGTCGATGATGCGGCAGGCGAGGATGGCCTCGGAGCTCGGACGGCCTTCACGGCGGAAGAACGAGCCCGGGATCTTGCCGGCGGCGTACATCTTCTCTTCAACGTCGACGGTCAGCGGGAAGAAGTCGTAGTTCTCCTTCGGGCTGGAGCCGGCGGTGGTGGTGGACAGAATCATGGAATCGTCATCGAGGTAGGCGGCCACAGCACCATCAGCCTGCTGTGCCAGGCGGCCGGTCTCGAAGCGCAGCGTGCGCTTGCCAAACGTTCCATTGTCGATTACGGCCTCAACGGCCTTGATTTCGGGACCCTCCATTAGGGTTCCTCCTTCTTTAATTTTCTTATTCCTACAAACTGTGCCGCGGTCTACCGCACCGCGACTGTCCTCTTCAGCGGACGTCACATACCTTGTTTCGGCTGGCCCCTTGGCCGCCGTTCCTCGTGTCAACCCCTTCATTCGGGTTCTCTTGTTGGCCGCACCTTACCGTGGTGCCTTCGGCCTATCCTCTAACCCTCTTGCCGTTGTTGCCGTTGGCTGGCGTATGTAAAACGCCCGAGCACCAATCCTAGGTACTCGGGCGGAAGTCTTCAATTATCGACGCAGACCCAGACGCTCGATGAGAGAGCGGTAACGGTTGATGTCAACGCGCTTGAGGTAATCAAGCAGACGACGACGATCACCGATCATCAGCTGCATACCACGACGGGAGTGGTGGTCGTGCTTGTGCTCCTTGAGGTGCTCGGTCAGGTCGGCGATACGCTTGGACAGCAGAGCCACCTGGACCTCGGGGGAACCGGTGTCACCTTCGTGCGTCGCGTACTCGTTGATAATCTGGGTCTTCTCGTCAGCCGTCAGTGCCACGGCGTCCTCCTTATTGTGTCGTTGCGCGGTGTTTCGTGCAGGTTCGCTCGAAACGCTCTCTATCCGCGGGCGAAATCACGCCAAATGAAAACTATACGGCAGGGGCCGGACTGGGGCCTCATGAGCCGAGGGTGTAAGGGATAAGGTGTAAAGGGTAAGGGTTTAAAGGCGTAAGGGTGTAAGGGGACACTCACTCCTGCCGGTACAGCCGCGAATACAATCCGCCGGCCTGCAGCAGTTCGTCATGCGTACCGGATTCGACGATCTGCCCATGATCCATGACATGGATGCGGTCGAAATCCCGAATCGATGCGAGTCTGTGCGCCACGACGATGCACGCATTGTCGGAGTCGAGCAACGCCGTCATGACATGTCGCTCGGTATCGTTGTCCAGAGCACTGGTGTGTTCGTCCATAAGTAGGAAGTCCGGTCTTCCGACGACCGCACGCGCGATGGCGACCTTCTGCCGTTGGCCGCCGGACAGGTTCATGCCGCGTTCACTGACCATGGCGTCCAAGCCGACGACCGGATCCGTCATCCCCTCGTTGATGCCGGCAACCTCGCACGCCCTGACGATGTCGTCATCCGTCAGCCACGGACGGTGCAGCGTGATATTGTCGCGCAAGGTTTCGTTGAACACCGTGGATTCCTGATGCACATACGCCAGCCTGCCGGCCTTCCATCGGCTGTCCGCGTCGTAAATCCGGCATCCGCCGTCGTTGATGGTCACCGTGCCACAGACGGGTTCGATGAGTCCGGCGAGCAGTTTCAGCAGCGTGGCAAGCAGCATCGTCGCGACCAACGGCGGGAAACCGCTTTGGGCGGCGAGCGACCCATGGTCGACCATATAGCCGGTGCCTGCGGGCACGATCAATGTCAGTCCCTGGCGACGAGCGAGAACAGCAGGCTCAGACCGATGGCGGGCATGTTCCGGCGGAGGAACCCGGTCAGGATGGAGACGGTTCCGCTGCGAGGCCGTATGGGAATGGTTGCGCAGCCGTCGTTTGTCGGTTGCGGAATCAGCACCGCGCCAGAACAGTGGGCCGCGAGTTCGCCGGGCGTATAGGCATGGCGCCCGTTCGCCGGGTCAGCGATGCGCCTTGTTCGATAAACGGGACACGGTGGCGACGCCATGATCTCATGCTTGCCGTCCGCGCGCGGGAAGGCCGAAGTCGACGTGCGTGCGGTCACGCCCGAGCGTGGACGCCTTGGTGAACGCCTCATAGTCGTCGAATTCGGCGAGCATCATATCCTTGACGAGGTGTTTGTCGTCAAGGATGATGATCCGGTCGGCCACATTCCAACAGTATTCGAGGTCATGGGTGACGGTGAGCAAAGTGCGCTCGTCGGCGCGAAGCTGGTTGACGTAATCGACGAGCAGCGAGCGGGTGATCGGATCGATGGCGTTGCTTGGCTCGTCGAGCATGATGACATGCGGGTCGAACAGCATGCCGGCGACGATGCCGACCCGTTTGCGCAGACCGGTCGAGAGTTCCGCCACCTTCTTGTCGAGATGCCCCTCCAATTCGAAGGCACGGACGAGCGGCTCATCCTCCAGCCGTTTCGAGTCGACGGTATGGCCGCCGTCCGCGATTCCCTTGCCGGACCGGAACAGCAGTTGCCGGAAGTGGATGTTGTCACGCACGGTCATCGTGCCGACGAGATTGCCGTTCTCGGTCATCTGGAACACGTCGCGCATCGACGGCACCCGACGCCTATCGATCACGCATCGCCCTTCACGGGGGCGCAGCAGTCCGACGATGAGTCTGAACAGCGTGGTCTTGCCGACGCCGTTGTATCCGAGGATCGCCAGCGACTGGCCTTGCGGCACGGTGAAGTCGATGTCCTCCAACACGGTCTGTCTCTTCTTGTAGCCGAAGGTGACGTGTTCGACGGCGATGATGGCATGTTCGCCGTTGTCGGTGCGGTCGGCGTGGTTGATGTGGTCGGCGGTCATATTGTCTTTCCTTGTCGTCGATTCGGTTGTGTTCGTATCCGTCATGTCCGGATGTCACAGCTCGATATTGGTGTTGATAAAATATCGAGAGAATACTCTGGTTGAAATACCGATGGCGACCACTACCAATACGACATAACCAACCGAGAACAGGCACAGCGGCATCACGTTGACGACCACAAGCATATATGCCAATTGGAGCAGGACCGCAATCAACACCAAAACCAGTTGTGCCATTGTCGGATCGCTGTTCCGGGAGACATAAACCATCGGCATTGCGCCCAAAGAACAGACGATTGTTCCTAAGACTGATACGATAAGAGCACCAATTGCATCATCTGCTCCAGCGGTTATCTGAAAGCCTGATGACAAAACACGCATAAAAGCTAGATTCAAAAGCACGGAAATCACTGTCAGGATAACAGGAAACAGGCATTTACACCAGCAGTAGCTCCAATAGGAACGACCAGACTGTATATAGAGCTCAAACAGTCCATCTCGGAAATCCTGATACAGGATGGAGACCATCACCGAGCATGACGAATAGATGAAAAACGGTCCAAAAAAGACAGCCCAAGTAAATGGGTCTAGAATGCCTGCGCCACTGGCAACCATCTCCACGAATATTGCCGTGACCATAATGATAAGAACCATACCCCAGTTCTTGAATGACTGGAAACATGCCTTGCAGTCACGAAACAGAATCGCCTTCATGCCACTTCCCCTTAACGATAACAAGTGTCAGGTATGGGTAATCATCGTACTGATACGTTCTTCAGAAATGTATAATCGGTACGTTCTTCAGTATACAAAGCTTAAAAAAAAAACAAATAAAACGGCTATTCGCTGTTTGTGGTGGGTGATGGTCAAGTGGTGGTGACGGCTTTGAGGTCGAGTCTGCCGCAGGTCAGGTAGATCATGGTGGCGAAGTAGTCCATGTCACGGAAGCCTCTCGCCCGTCGTTTGACGTTCCGGATGACGCTGTCGGCGCCCTCGAGCACGGCGTTGGTGTACGGGTGCTCGAAGTAGGCGACGATCTCGGCGAAGTGGCGTCGGACCATGCGGGCGAAGTCCTTCATGGGCTCGAGCCTCGAGTGCATCATCCACGAGCACAGGCGATGCAGGCGCACCCATGCCTCGGACGGGGTGCGTCTGTCCGTGCAGATGTCCTGCAGGACCTCGCGCATCCGGCAGGCGCGGCCGGTCTTCAACCGTTGCCCCGTCAGGTTGCGCTTGGTCTCCACCTGCAGTTCGGTCAGGCTTTCCTCGTTGCGCAGCCACAGGTACTCGGTCCGTTTGAGCAGCGGGTTGGAGCGGCCTTCCGTCTTCCCGGCCTTGTCGACGGCCTCGTTGGCGTGCCTGGCCACGTGGAACCTGTCGACGATCCGCCGCGCATGGGGCAGATGCTCACGGATGCCCTTCCGGAAGCCCAGGCTCATGTCGCAGGCGACCAGACGCACATATTCCGGGACCCCGTTGTGGTCCATGAAATCACGCGAGAACCGTTCGACCGTGGCCGGGTCCTTGCCCGGCGTCACGTTGATGACATCGTGCTCCACGAGATCGGCGACCACGGTGATGTAATTGTGGCCCCTGCGGCTGGTCTCGTCGATGCCGATGGCCTCCACACCCATGTAGTCCTCCAGCCTCCTCGCCTCGTCGACGTAATGGGCGATGAACCGCCACAAACGGGTGTCGGTCTCGTCCAATTGCCCGGCGAGCGTGCCGGCGGGCAGGTGGCGGGCCATCTCCACGGCCCACGCCTCGAACAGGAGCGTGAACCCGCTGCCGGGCCTGGCCCACGGGGCGGGCACCGTCCTCACCCCGTGCTCGGGGCACGTGACGCGGGGCATGGCGGCGTGGATGAACGCCTTGTACTGGAAGAAGTTCAGGTGCCGCCACACACGCTCCCGCCTGTCATGCACCGGGCAGGCGTCTTCCCGGCAGCCTGTCTCGGGACAATGGAAGCGGGCGCCGGGCTCGAAGACGATCATGATGTGCAGCTCCTGCCGGCCGCCGTCGGCGTCACGGAAGTCCACGGACCCCACCTTCCAAGGTGACTGCAACTGAAGCGCGGCGGTGAACAGGTGAGAGGTATCCATGCCTCCAACCTACCCGACCGGCATCACCCCGCACCCAAACCACCCACCACAAACAGCGAAAGGCCAACAAATATAACACATCATATAAGTACTGAAGGGAGCGGCACACGGTTTGCGCGGTGGTGAGCAGTGAGTGGTGAGTATTAAGCGACGTACGGCGACTCACGTACGCTCACACAGTGGTGAGCAATCCGCCAAACAACACCACGAGCAGGGCGATGGTTTCAATCACGAAGTACAGAATGAAACTCGCCCAGCTTTTGGTCAGCACGTTCAGCGGCGAGGTTTTCTTAATGACCACCAGCAAACCCACGAATATCACGGCGTACACGGCAACGCCGATTGCCGCTGCCAGTATGCCAAGATTCGCCGCATTCGCGATGTTGGATTGTTCGCCGTAAACCACATACGTCGAATACCAGAAATGGAGATTGAGCATGCTCAGGCCAGCAATGAACTGTTCGGCCGCAAGGCCCACCACGAACACAATCAGCCATGGCCACGAGGGGGAAACGACGATGGCCATCACCAGGCCCACGTAAGCAATCACTACTACAGTCCAACCGACCAGTGCGATACCCTGCGCAGATACGTCGCCCAGCGCGGCGACCACAGCTTCGGTGTTGTTCACGGCGAACGAACGGCCAAGCCAATAAGGGGCGATGATAGCGGCGAGCACGGCCAGAATGGTCACCGCCCAGCGCACGGGGTGCGAGCGACGACGTTCGATATCCGCCAAAGACAAGTCGGTTTCGGGAATGGATGCTTCAGGATGCTTGGAAACCTCGACAGTCTCCACCTTGCTGCCCACGATTTCCGTTGCCTCGTTAGGTTCTTGCCCGTTGGGTTCCTGCTCCATGCACCGCCTCGCCGATTACCTGCTTATTGCCGATTACTGCGATGCCTATCTTAGCGTGTGTGTTAGGCAAGTTTTCGATGCGATCGATTACTCGCCATGACCCTCACCGTGGTCCTCGTTACGATTCTCCCTATCCGAATCCGTGGGAGCAACGTCATTATTGCCCGCAGACGAGCCCCGCTCGCCCGATTCGCGTTTCGGAAGCGAGGAAGATGATGCTCTGCTCCCCCGCCGCCCGCTATGCAGCAAAGCCTCAAGCATATCGACCTGCCGCTCCAGCTCATCGATACGCCGTACTTGCTGAGCAATCAGCAGGTCACGCAAATCATTGTTCTGCTCTTTGCTGGAGATGGGGAAGATGACGGCGCGGCGTTCAGGAGATACGTGGAAATCGGATTCGCTGCCGGCTTTCGCCGCAATCACGGCGCCCTCCGTCTCACGCCACTCGTTCGCAGTATCTGACGTTCCAGTGGTTCCCGATCGATAAAACTTCGAATGCGATACCCCCCCCCCAGGCTGTTTTTCTCGGCGGGTTCCGGCGCTTCGGCACCCAGGATTTCATCCTGCGCCTCGCGCCAGCGGGCAAGGCAACGTTCGATGCGCTTGTACCCGATCAGGGCGGAATCGAGCCCGGCCTCACGGAACAAACGCACCGGCGAGGCACCTTCGTTATAACGGGTCACGCAATACCGTTTGAAGTCGTCAGTGTAGGTAATGCGTCTCGAAGTGGCTTCCGCCACCGCCGGCAACGACTTCAGGTACTTGACCTCTTCGGGGCTAAAGGCCCCTCCACCGACAGTCATTTTCACCCCTTACATCTCTGGAAGGTTCGTTCGCATCCCCTGAATATGGGGGCATGTCATAGTTTGGGATGATAGCAGTTGTTATACGGACTTTTCTAACCCCTAGTAGGGTAGGTTTCATCCCCGATATTGAGATGAGGGAAACGATAGGGAAGCATGATGGAGGGCCATCAGCGTCCAGAACTGATGGCCCTCCATATCTCGCAAAACGGCCTATGACGGCCTATGTATGCTTGAGTGTCGAATCCTCAGGCAATGATTATGGAAAATAGACGCTATTAAGCGTCACCATCCCCATCATCATTACCAGCATCAGCATCAGCATCAGCAGTACCGCCAGCAGCACTATTATCGCTAACAGCGCTAGCGGCTTGGACACTAATCGCCAACAGATTATGAATCGGTTGGCGGAGCTCCTCATCCGAAGCCTGTTCCTTTTCTTTCGCGGTTCGTTCATCCTCCGCAATGAGAATAGCCAAAGCTTCGCGAAGCCTGTCACGCCGATTGTCCCGCCTGAATAGATGAATTGCTTCACCCATAAGAATGGCAAACAGCACGATGAGTCCAATAAGCAGCATCAAGTTAGCAGGCATTATCTCCTGAGAGATATTCATATCCTTGTACGTAGAAATTACTGACGCCAATACGGCAAAACAGGACAATGCTAGCACCGCAATATCAACAATACCTATACTGGACGCTTGCCGATTATCTTGCGCGTCACACAGCAAGCGCGCCTTCTCCAACACCGATAACGTGTAAGGGTGCCGAAGCTTTTCATTGACGCTCGACCTGCAACTCTCCTGAACGTCATAGGCAGAGGTCAGCGCATCACGCAGCCAATGCAAGTCATAGCCACTCTTGTCAAAATCCTTACCGATACGATCGAATATGGTTGGACCACACCAATAACTTTTCCATACATCTTGGGTTGAATATCTCTTCGTCGGCTGTCCCATAAACAACTCCTTTTTCTCAAAAAAGAGGCCCGTCCTGAAGCAACCTTCGGAACGAGCCTCACTTGAACATCTACCGATAATCAAACGGCAGATTATTTGCTCTCGATTCACGCGTTGAGGGCGCGCTTGGTGAAGCGGGACTTGGCGAACACGGTCGCGGCAACACCGGCGAGGAGCACGGCGACCACGGTGAACAGCATGGTTCCGGCGGCACCGGTGAGCGGCAACTGAGTGATCTTCTTGACGTTCTTCACCACGATGTTGGCGTAGCCGTTCTCGAAGGTCACGAGGCCGGCGCCGACACCCGTCGGGGTGACGTCGGTGACCTTGCCGTTCTCGACGGTAACTGTGAACGAAGGCAGGGCGGTGGTCAGGTAGCCATCGGCCGGGGTCTTCTCGGTGATGGTGTACCTGCCGTTCGGCAGACCGGAGAACGTGACCACACCTTTGTCGCCTGAGGTGGCCTCGGTTGCGGTACCGTCCGGCAGCGGGGTTGCGTTGTTCGTATCAGCCACGATCTGGAACACGACGCCCTTCAGAGCATTCGTGTCGGCATCCACACCCTTCTTGGTGAAGGTCACGGTGTTCAGCTGCGGGGTGATGGTGGTGGTAGTGGTCTGGTTGGAGTTGTCGAACCTGACATCGTTGTTGGTGCCGTTGACGTTGGCTTTCTTGTTGACCAGCGCGTTGTACTTGACGACGATGTGCTTGCCCTGGTACTTGGTAGCGTTGTTCAGCGCGATGGTGAAGGACGGCTTAGCAGTGGAGGTGTTAAAGTCGCCGGAGGCGGGGTCGACCGTGTACTCGGTGTTGGCGAGCGGGTCAGTTTCGCCCTGAACGTTCACCTTGAGGGTATCCAGCTTGACAGTCAGACCAGCGCTCGGGGTATCGACGAACTTGAAGGAATTGGCCTTGGCCGGCACGGTGCCCTCAAGCGTGTAAGTGATGGTGGCGCCCACGTACGGGTTCAGGTCACTCGCGGACTTGCTCGGCTTCTGTGGGGTGGACGGCTTGACCACGGCCTTGCCCAGCGTCTGATTGTTCGCACCCAACTTCGTGTACGCGGTGCCGTTGACGGTCACCTGGGTGCCGACGATAGCCAGCGGGGAGCCGGCGTCCGTGGCGGGTTCAGCATCCGTCTTGGAAACAATCAGGTACAGACCCTCGTCAAGGCCGGAGAAGACGACTTTGTCGTTATCATTGGCAACCGTCTGGGACGGGTCCACGGCCGTCTTGCCATCCAGCTTGCCGGCCAGGCTCTGGACGAACGATTCCATGGTCGCGGAGGCGTTCGGCAGCGTTGCCGGGGTGTTGGTGTAGTAGCCGGTGGTGCCCGCCACATAGGCCAGCGGATCACCGTAGCCCTTGTACTCCGGAGTATTAGTCACTGTGGAGCCCAGCACGTTCTCGGCATCCGTCTTCCAAGCCTGGTCCGTCGTCACGCCGACGGACGCGAGCTTGTCTTTCTCGACCTTCGCACTGGCAGTGTCATAGGAACCGATCTTGTACGCCGTGTACACGGTACCCTTCACGGTCTTGCCGCTCAGGGTGATGGACGCGGTATCCGCCGCGTTGGCGGCGGTGGCGCCGAACGCCATGCCGCCCAACAGGGTCGCCGCCGCAGCGACGCCCGCGAAAAGCTTCCTCAACTTCATGAGAAGCCCTCTCTTCCTTTACTTTGTA
>CXVU01000012.1_pt1 | contig 28302 bp, 28 predicted proteins | sample 941121 | NCBI WGS metagenome assembly CXVU01 (sample SAMEA3493537, study PRJEB9703) | human gut metagenome | biome: ENVO:mammalia-associated habitat; material: ENVO:feces | place: Bangladesh | collected 2010-01-06 | reverse complement strand
GGCTTGCAGGGCGGGTATCCACTGAGCGAACATGGCCTTCATGTACGGGCCGCACGGCATGCCCATCAACAGCCACAGGCGCTCCAGCAGCATCTGCGCGTCCCGCCCGTACCTTGGCCTCCTGCCCCGTTTGGCGGGTTCGCGCGGTGTGGCCGCGACGGCCTGCGTGAGCAGGCGGCGTGCGGTGGACCTGCCCATGCCCACGGCCTCGAGCCTGTCGAGGACCTCGCCCTTCTGCTTTTTCGTGCCCTTGGCGTATTCGGCTTTGAACTTGTTCGTCAGCTGCTTCTTCGCGGCCATGTCGAGTCTGCCTTCCATAAGGCAAGCATCCCGGAACCCCAACGCCGCCGGGCGGATTTCGCGCTCACTCTTTATGAGGAACAAACCCCGATCACGCGCTCAAAAATTACGATGAACGTCGCACGGTCAGACCACCGTGCATCGTGATATGATTCATTTCGTAACCTTTGGTTAGGGGCGTAAGCCGATAACCACAACAAGGCCCGATGTTCGTAGCGTCGGGCCTTTTTGCTACCAGCTTCCGCCGGTAACGGCCCGTCATATCAACGGGGATGCCGCATGTTACGACATCACTATCCAATGTACCAGTTGCACGAACGCAGCCTGAATGCCTAGAGAACAACTGTTCATTCACCTGAGCTATAAGAGCTGACACGTCCATAAGCCGGTATTTATGTTCCTAGTGCGGTAGAGCAGGAAAACAGAAAGGGCCTCCGAGAAATCCCGAAAGCCCGTGCTTGCGGAGTCAGAGGGATTCGAACCCTCGAGCCGTTTACACGACTAACACCTTAGCAGGGTGCCCCTATCGGCCACTCAGGCATGACTCCACGTTACGCAATGAAGCGCAACAGCAAAACATCGTACCATGCCCTGCGGATACAACGTGCCGAATGCGTCCAAAAAAACGCAAGACGGCCTTGGCGGCCAGGCAGCCCGTCACTTGCCCTTGGCCAGGGACGCATCACCGGAAAAGGTGACGATCACGGCACAGATCACCAATGCGACGCCAATAACCTCACCGGTGTCTGGAATCTCGCCAAACGCCAGTCCCACAGCCACGGCCATCGCGGGGTTGATTGACTGCATGACCGAGAACGCTCCCGAGGTGGTGCGGCGCAACGTAATCTGTTCCACCGCATACGGGATGAAGGACGCCATCAGGGAAATCACAAACAGCAACGCCAACAGTTTCCACGGCCCTCCAGGAGCAAGCGCCCATGTGGTATCGGATTTCGGATGAATCACATGGCTCACAGCCGGCACGCCAAGGAACAACGACTGCACCAGCCAGCCGACGGCAACCGCGGTGCACAGGTTGTCAAGCGAGTTGCCTCCGGACGCCACACGACGGCCTGTCACAATGTACACGCCCCACATCGAGCCGCCGATAAGGATGGCAATCAGACCAATGAGAAAACTACCCTGTCCTGATGGGTTGGCCAGCGAAATCCCGGCCTGCGCCATAGCAACAGCATCACTGCCATAAACCCGACGCGATACCAGACCGAATACAACGGATCAAGCTGGGTGAATGCCAGTTTGGCAATGGCCATAGCCGTATAGATGACCAACGCCTCACCGATCACAATGCACACCACAGGAACCTGATTGAGGATACCGACCGCTGCCTTCTTCATAAGATTCACGCTACTCGCAGAGCCGGGACAGTACATAGTCGGAAGAGTTCGGCTCGGACAACGACATAATGTGGACGTCCCTATGAGACTGCTTACAATGGTGAGCATGAGCACCGCACCGAGACTTGAGGCCGCCAAGCGCGATTGGGGTCATGACGAGACCGGCTGCACCGTGCTGCATATCGATATGGATGCTTTCTACGCCTCGCTGGAAGTGGCCCGCAATCCCGGGCTGAAAGGCAAGCCGGTCATCATCGGTACCGGGCCGCGTTCGGTGGTATCCGCAGCGAGTTACGAAGCGAGACGCTACGGCATCAATTCGGCCATGCCGGCCGCCCGCGCCCATCAACTCTGCCCGGATGGCGTGTTCCTGCCGGTGGATATGGCGTACTACCGCATGATGTCGCACCGCATCATGCACGAGGTCTTTCTGACCATCACCGACCAGTTCGAACAGGTTTCGGTGGACGAGGGATATATGGATGTGTCCGGCGCGCTGCTGGAATGGGACAAACCGAGCGCAATCGGGGCATGGATACGGCAGCAGGTGGCCGAACGATTCAACGTGACTTGCTCGGTGGGCATCGCCTGCAACAAACTGGTGGCCAAAATGGCTTCGACCAACGCCAAGCCGAACGGCATGCTGCTCATTCCGGCGGCACGGTCGGCACAGTTCGTGCAGATGATGCCATTGCGCGGCATTCCCGGCGTTGGCCCGTCGCTGGAGAAACGGCTCAACGCCTGGGGTGTGCATTCCGTGGCCGAATTGGCACAAATGGATGAAGCCGCTCTCATACAGGCCACTGGATCGCCCGCCGCGGCGCGCGGGCTGGGGGCGGCCTCGCATGGTCTGGATTCACGTGAGATCGCAACGGCCCGCGAAGAGAAGTCCATCGGTTCAGAACGCACCTTGACCGAAGATACCCGTGACATGCACATCGTATGCCGGCTGCTGCGTTCAGCATGCGATGAAGTCGCCCGTACCTTGCGCCGCAAAGGATTGGTGGCTCGCACGCTGACAGTGAAATTGCGGTTCGCCGACCTGAGCTATCAGACCAGATCCTTCACCATGGAGCAGCCGACCGATACGGCAAGCACGCTGTATCCCGAATGCGTGCGGCAGTTGAAAATCATGCTTGGTATACCGGCGAACGCCGAACCGACCACTCCCCTGCCAAAACTCATCAGGCTGGCAGGCATGAGCACATCATCGCTCAGTGAGGCACATGCTACCGCAGTGCAGCCGTCATTAGACGATCTGCTCGAAGAAGCCGATGACGCACATGGGCAGACCGCACAGGCACGCATGCATGATGCCGAAGCTGCAATGGACGCAGTGCGCCGCAAATTCGGCAGCGCGGCGGCACAGTTCGGGGCGTAGTTAGGCCATCAGACGCTGGCATGCAGCGTCAATGGCATCATCGGTGGCGGTGGCGGAGAAACGCAGATACTCGGGGGCACCATAGAACTCGCCGGGGCTGGGAATGATGCCCAACTGGGCAAGCTCGGCCATATCCGACCAGCAATCACCAGACTTGGCCTTGACCCACACATACAGTGCACCTGACGGCATCTGAGCCTGATAACCATAGGCATTGAGCGCGTCGACCAATGCGACCAATCGACCCCGATAACGGTTCCACTGCGCATATACGGAGCCGGCGTCGTTCAGTCCTGCGGCCATGGCGGCCTGCACCGGCCCCGGAATGATCTGGCCAATCTGTTTACGATATTCGCCCATTTCGGCGACCAGCCGGTAATCGCCGGCAATCAGTGCGGTGCGATAGCCGGCCATGTTGGACTGCTTGGACAGCGAATACAGCACCAGGATGCCATCGGCCGAGCCTTCGCATACCTGCTGGTTGAGCGCACACGGCGTGGCGAACAGGCTGAACGCGGCATCAGAGGCGGGCTCGTTGGATGCCGCCGCAGGCCTGGAAGTCGTATTGCGCGCCGAACGCCAGTCCATAAGCGCGTAACATTCGTCGGAGAGCACTACTGCGCCAATGCGTCGGGCTGCAGCAACGATGTCGGCTAGCCAATCGGCGGAAATGACTTCGCCGGTCGGATTGCACGGCGAGTTAATCCAGATGGCTTTGACATTGGGAATGTTGACCCAGGAATCGACATCGGTCACGTCATCGACCTTGGCCACGGTAGCGCCGGCAAGCTGGGTGCCGATTTCATAAGTCGGGTAGGAAACCTTCGGCTGCACCACCACATCGCCCTCGCCAAGATGCAGCAAGCTGGCCATTAATGCCACTGCCTCTTTGGAGCCGACGGTGGGAATCACCGCCGCGTTCACGGCTTTCAAATCCACACCGCGCATATTGCGGAACCACGAATCTATAGCGGATTTCAAATCGACAGTGCCCGCCGTGACCGGGTATCCGTGGGCATTCGACGCATCCGCCGTAGAGGCCAACGCCTGCTGCACGGCGTCAGGAACCGAATCCACAGGCGAGCCGACGGACAGGTCGATCATGCCGCCCGGCACTGCCTTGGCCGCGGCCTTGAAACCGGCGATGCGTGACCAATCGTACGGCGACGAATATGCATGAAAGCCCATGGGAACCCTTTCTTGGACGATATGTTCCTAAGATACGACGAGCCCTCGGCCTATTGACCGAGGGCTTGCATTACATGATTGAGCGAATCAGCTCACTGATTCTGCGGCGGCAGCGCGGCCACCTGCTCGGGATCCTTGCCAATCGGACCATTGGCGGAAGCACCACCAAGATCGCCTACTTCGGCAAAGAAGCTGACGGCTGCGTCCTTGTACCAGGCCCACTCATCCGGCAGATCATCCTCATAGAAGATGGCCTCAGTGGGGCACACCGGCTCGCAGGCGCCACAGTCGACGCACTCGTTCGGATTGATGTACAGCGAACGAGAACCCTCATAAATGCAATCGACGGGGCACTCGTCCACGCAAGCCTTGTCCTTGACATCCACGCAAGGCTGAGCAATTACGTATGGCATGGAATTCTCCTTACGAACAACTTTCTACAAAAATACGCGCGCGTTAGGACGCGCCCCCGACACCTCAGCCGTTAACGGCCCGATCAGTCTCGTCAGATAGCGTTTCGCTCAAATCTCCCTTACCGAGACGAGCGTGCCAGTAACCATAGCTGAAGTAGATGGCGAAACCGATCACCAGCCACACCAGGAAACGAATCCAGGTGAGCACAGACAGGTTCAACATCAGCCAGAAGTTGGCCAAGGCAATCAGAATCGGAACCCACGGGTTGCCGGGCATTCTGAAGGCACGCGGCAATTCGGGGCGTTTCTTGCGCATAATCGGAATGGAGATGGCCACCAAGGTGAATGCGGACAGCGTACCGATGTTCACCATGTCAGAAAGCACGCCGATGTCGAACAGGGCAGCGACCAGTGCCACCACTACGCCCACGACAATCTGCAGAACGGCCGGGGTGCCATACTTGCCGGTCTTGGACAGGCCACGCGGCAGCAGACCATCGCGGCTCATAGCAAAGACGATGCGGGTCAAGCCCAGCAGCAGCACCATAATCACGGTGGCCAAACCCAGCACAATACCAAAGCTGATAATCTTGGCAGCCCAGTCAGCCCCGACCAATTCGAATGCCGTGGCCAGAGACGGGCTATCTTGCTTGGCAAGATCCTTATAGGAGACCATGCCGGTGGTCACAATGGCCACGAGCATGTACATGACGATAATGAGCAGCATGCCGACACCGATGCCCAGCGGCACGTTCTTGTGCGGGTTCTTGGTCTCTTCGGAGGCGGTGGCCACCACGTCGAATCCCAGGAACGCGAAGAACACAAGCGCCGCACCAGACAGGATGCCAGGCACGCCGTAAATGGACGGGGTCATGCCAGTGGCCCATTGCCATAGCGGCTGCGCCATCTGAGCGCTGACGGCACCGTCGCCGGTAGTGGCTGCGGCCGGCTGGCTCGGTGGAATGAACGGGGTGAAGTTGGAGGCCTTGACGTAGAAGAAGCCGACAATCACCACAAACACCACGATGGCGATCTTGAGCACGGTCATCGCGCCATCCACACGAGCGCCAATCTTGGTGCCGAACACCAGCAACACGGTGAAGAACGCGACGATGATAATTGGCGCGAGGTCGAAGTTGAAGGAGCCTAGCGCCAGATCGGTATTCACGTTCCAACCCATCAGACGTATGAAATCGTTGAGATACACGCCCCAGTATTTGGCAATCACCGAACCGGCGAACAGCATTTCCAGAATCAGATCCCAGCCAATGATCCATGCCGTGAGCTCACCCACTGTGGTATAGGTGAAGGTATAGGCGGAACCGGCCACTGGAATCATCGAGGCAAACTCGGCGTAACACATCACGGCCGCGCCGCAGACGATGCCGGCAATCAGGAAGCTGATGATCACGGCCGGGCCGGCGTGGAAAGCCGCCGCCTGCGCACCTACTGAGAAGATGCCAGCGCCCACGGCCACAGCCACACCCATGATGGACAGATCCCACCACGTTAGGCTGCGCTTGAGCTTGCGACCCTCTTCACCTGTTTCGGCAATGGTCTGTTCGACGGATTTCGTACGGAACAGTTGCATGATATTGCTCTCTTCTCCCCTGCCTACACGCCGGACGCGCGCAGCACTGAAAATGAGTATAAATGGGGGTGATTACGTTGTCCATCAATCCGTTATCCAGTGGAATCACTGGTTTGCCGGCCAAACGGCCAGGCGATCATCGCCAAGTTTTCTGCGGGGAATCACAGCACGCCGATACAGACCGGCTCCGGAACCAAGGTGACGCCGAATGCTTCCCGAACTGCCTGCTGCACGGCCCTTGCCAGGGCTTCGATGTCAGCGGCGCTCGCTCCCCCACGATTGGTCAGGGCCAACGTATGCTGCGTAGACAGACCTGCAGGGGTGTCCTGGCTGATCTTGTATCCCTTATGGCAGCCGGCATGATCGATAAGCCATGCGGCCGAGGTCTTAACACCCGGCGTTCCATCAGGCATGGTCGCATCAAAACGAGGAGCATCCTCAGGCAATGCGGCAGCCTGCTGTGCGGAGAGTATCGGGTTCATGAAGAACGAGCCGCAGCTGTGGCGATTGTAGTCAGGAGCGGGCAGCCCATCGCTGCCAGCCGGGATGCCGGCCTGATTGTTCAGGGCGGCGAGACGATCCAAATCAGCCAGAATATTGGCCTCACGCTTGGCGGTGGCCATATCGGCAAGCGCGTAGCGGGTGGGATCTTCGAGCATGCCCTTGGCGGCACGAACCGCAAGTACGGCCTTACGAATATCGGTGGTGGCCATGCGATCGCCCACCTCGACGCCGAGCGCCTTGGCCAATTGCCCATAGCCGACCGTGCCTTCAGCCGAATGGGTAAGGGCAAAGGTAACGGATAGCACCACATAACGCGGGGTCGGGAAGAACCGGTCGGCAGGCTTGCCGGGCCCGGCATACATGCTGGCCTTGAGTGCGGAGTAACGGTATCCGAACTGGAGATCGGCAGGAGTCAAATCGCGCGTGGTTTTGGTTTCGCGGTCCCAGACCTCCACCGATTCCACCGAAGTGGCGACCTCCTGGCCATAGGCACCGATGTTTTGCACCACAGAGGCACCGACGGTGCCGGGAATGCCGGATAGTCCCTCAACGCCTTCAAGCCCGAGTTCCACGGTGAACGCCACAAAATCATCCCAGTTGGCGCCGGCCTCGGCATTGACATGGACCGTGCGATCGCCGCCTTCGACCGGTGCGGCCTCGTCCGGCACGGTGATCAGGCAGCGCGCATCTCGCACCACCACGCCGTTGAAGGGGTCATCGGAAACGAGCATATTGGAGCCTCCGCCGATAACAACCAAAGGAAGTCCTTTGGAATCGGCGTCTTCCACGGCCTCGATCAGTCCGACGCGCGTGGTCGGCTCGACGAAGTGGGCGATATGTCCGCCCACACCCATGGTGGTGATGTCTGCAAAGCTTGTCATGGCTTCCTATCTTAGTGTCGCACGAGCGATATCGAGGCAATCGTCGTCTGAGACAGCAGCAAGTCCCATACGCAAAAACCCGGCCGCATGGGCCGGGTTTGAAACATAATGCTGTGCGCAGCAATCAACGAGTCTCGCGGTGCACAGTCTGCTTGCCGCAGCGCGGGCAGAACTTCTTCAGCTCGAGACGGTCGGGAGTGTTACGACGGTTCTTCGTCGTAATGTAGTTGCGCTCCTTGCACTCGGTGCAGGCCAGCGTGATGCCCGGACGGATGTCGGCGCTCTTAGCCATTGTCATTCACCTCTGTGTTCTTATAAGGTTTAGTGCGCGCCCACCGGTTAGCGGGCGCGATTTGTAGCGAGGAAGAGGCTCGAACTCTTGACCTTACGATTATGAGTCGTACGCTCTAGCCAGCTGAGCTACCCCGCCAGAGAGCCCCGAGTGAGAATTGGACTCACGACCTCTTCCTTACCAAGGAAGTGCTCTACCACTGAGCTATCGGGGCGTGGCGGATAGTGGATTCGAACCACTGAAGCACGAAGCGGCTGATTTACAGTCAGCTCCCTTTGACCGCTTGGGAAATCCGCCAGTCTGTTTCCCGCCGCGGTGTTTGACCTCAACAGGCAACTTGGCTATATAACCACAAAACCCAGACAAACGCAAATCGGTGCGACACTCCGCAAATTCCCGCGTTTTTCCCGGATCCACATAGGCCAGTCGGAGAAATCAGGAAGCGACCAAGACGACGCACTCTTCTTGGAGTCATCAGCACCGGCTTTCTTGCTACCGGCATCGTTGGCGTTATCCGTAGAATCGGACTGTGCGGAGGCACCGTCGGATTGACCGTCAACGGCTGAGCTTTTTGGGGAGAATATGCATTCCCTCGGCCCCCTCAGTCGCCTACGGCGACAGTCCCCCTCAAAGAGGGGAGCCAAGACACAAGACGCAAAAACCCCGACTGTTCGCAAGGAACAGTCGGGGTTGGTGAAGTTCTCTATACGACTAATCAGCCGAGAATGGCAAGAATGTCGCGGGAGGAGACGATGAGGTAGTCCTCACCCTCGTAGTGAACTTCGGTGCCGCCGTACTTGGAGTACAGCACCTTGTCGCCGACCTTGACATCCACCGGGATGCGCTCGCCCTTGTCGTCACGACGGCCCGGGCCAACAGCCAGGACTTCACCCTGCTGCGGCTTCTCCTTGGCGTTGTCCGGAATGTACAGACCGGATGCGGTCTGAGTCTCGGCCTCGGCCTGCTTGACGATGATCTTGTCTTCCAACGGTGTGAGCTTAATCGACACTGTGGGTCACCTCGTATCTACTCGTAGTTCTAATGCCGCGCCAGAACACCTCAAGAGGCTGACGATCACTTGCGTTGTCCCTTTGCGCTAGGACACATCGTAGCGCGATTGTTAGCACTCTGCCAACTCGAGTGCTAACGCTGTGAGAGAAATCCCTTAGTTGCCGCGGCGGGCAAGAATGGAATCGAGCCCCACGCTCAACGATTCAGACGTGGCGACCGGGGCCTGCACCTCAGTACGCTCCTCATGCTCATGGAAGGATTCCGGCTGCGCAGCACTGTGATCCGCTTGAGCCTTGGCTGCCGAGGCGTCGTCGGAAGCCTTGACGGCCTTGGCCTCATCAATCAGCTTGTTCACCATCTCAGGCTCGGCGGGAGTGGCTTTGGACACCTGACGCGTCGACTTGATTTCCAAGCTTTCCGGAGCGTTATCTTCAGCATGGTCCGCCCCCAGAGAGAAGGAGATGAGATCCTGGGAGGTGGCCATATCGAACACATCCAGCGCACGGGCCGGCTGAACGGAAGCGAGCTCCGACGTGGCATCGTCCGCAACGGAGTCATGCGCATCGCGCTCATCGCGTACCGTCAGGGAAGGTGTCTCCGCTTCGGAATGGTCGGCAGCCTGCGGCGCAGCAGCCTCCCGATCGGCCTTGGCTTGTGCTTCACGCAACGCCTTGGCCTTGGCCTGCTCGACTTCAGCGTCATGCAGCACGCGGCGAATCTGACGCTGTTCCATCACTTCGGTGGCAGCATCATCTGCACGACTCGTCTGAACGGCCGGAGCGGCGGACTCGGCAGCATGGTTCTTAGCCGGAGAATCAATCTGCCCCTGCCGAGTAGGAGTTGCAGACGTCTTCTTCTGCTCATAGCGGGACACCCTGCGTTCCCACTGACGGGCCTGACGTGCGGCATTCGCACCCATTGCCAGCACCGCTGCGGTCAGGGCCAAAGGAATCAAAGCGAACAACGGGCTGTAATGTACGATGAACGCCAACGCAAATACCACTATGGCCACGGCGAGAAGGCTGGCCACCAGAATCTGGCGACGACGGATGGATTCACGGCGCAATTCGCGTATATGCGCGATATGCTCGGTCGTCAGCCGGGCTGACTGTGTCGATGCTGGCATTGCTGCCCCTTTCGCCTGATACGGCTCGATATCGCCGAATCGTCTACCGTCTTCCGCTTCCACAATACGCAGGGACGGCGAATAACGATCTTGCCGATGCTCAGCCGCGCGCTTCATGCCGTTAGCCGTACGCGCGGGCAACCATACAGCGATGGCAATTATCACAATCACCAAGACGACAACCGTGCTCAGTGACTCGTAACCCATACCGTCAAGAATAGGAGACATATTGACCGAACCAGCACTTCCCGCTCGGGCGTGTCGGGAGTATTAGGAGATTTATTGGAGGTTTTGCGAGGCCAATCGATTGGCGAACCCTTGCCCGGCATCCTCGGCCAACAGCGCAAAGGTCACGTGGTCTCGCCACTGACCATTGACGTACATATAGCGCTCGCGCAGTCCTTCATGATGGGCCCCGACCTTGCGCACCACCGCTAAAGAGCGCGCATTGTCCGGCAAAATGGCGATTTCCAGCCGGTGCAGAACCGGGCCAAAGGGATCCGTCAGTGCCCAGTCGGCGAGCAAAGCCACGGCCATGGGGGCAAAACCATGACCGGCGTAACACTGGTCAACCCAATAGCCAACCACACCGGTGCGCATGGATCCGTAGGAAATCGCCCCCAACGATATCTGGCCCACAATGCGCATCTGGTATTCGATGGCGAACAACGCCCCCACCCCATGCTGCTCGTTACGGCGCTGGCGCTGAATCCACTGATTGAAGGTGATGAATCCGCCATGCATCGGATCTCCTGATTCCCACGGGGCAAGCCAATCATTATTGCGCCACCGCACCTCATTCCACTCTTCCTCGTCGTCCAAGGTCAGCGGCCTAAGCGTTATGGGAAAAGCAGGATGGGAAAGACGAGGCATACGAATCTGATGATCCGGCTTGAACGCCTCTTTGATGGATTGGAAAACTGACACGGCCTTTATTGTAGCCATGCTAGGTTGTGCGGTATGGATAAGGCAACGCTACGGCACAGATTGCTGGCTCAACGAGCTTTGATTACGCCTGAGGCCCGGCTTGCAGCAGGAGAAAAACTGGTTCATCAGTTTCCCGCATACGTGTTGGATCGCCCCTGTATTCACTACGGCTCCGCTCCACTGACGGTGGCGGCATATGTGTCGATGGGATCCGAGGTTGAGACTCGTCCGCTGTTGGCTTGGCTGCTAGCGTCAAGAATCCGCGTGTTGGTTCCGTTGTTGGGATCCGGCCTGGATATCGGGTGGAGTGCACTGGATTCGATGGAATCACTGCATCCAGTGGCGGGTTCTGGACACCGGCGGCCTGACGAGCCGCAGGGAACTCCATTGCCGCCTGAAGCGTTGCACGATGCCGACCTGATTATCGCTCCCGCATTGGCTGTCGACCGGCATGGCAATCGGCTGGGACGCGGGGCCGGCTGGTATGACCGCGCATTAGTGAATCGTCGGCCCGTCTGCCCGATCATCGCAGTGTGCTGGCCTTGGGAGGTGGTGGACGACGATGAGTGGATCGCGGACCCCCACGATGTGCCAGCGGATGGCGTGCTGACGCCAGAAGGATACCGGCAGCTGCCCTGATTACCGGCGAATACCGAACATAAGACGGCTTTTATCTCGCCTGCGTATGCCTGCAGGGCAAAGTGTCAGGGCGGCGACTAGGATATGAACGGTTGTCCGGCATGACGACAATGCCTATGCGTGAGAATTGACTTGTGGAGGAATCCGTTGCCTACTTATCACTACCGCTGCAAGAACTGCGGCTATGACTTCACTGAACAGCAGTCGTTCAACGACGACCCGATCACCGTATGCCCGAAGTGTGCTCAGGAGCAGGTGCGCAAGGTGTATTCGGCCGTACCGATCGAGTTCAAAGGCCACGGTTTCTACCGCACGGATAAGTCCGGCAAGTAGAAAAACCGACCTGACAAGCTGGAACCACAATGGTCGTTTCAGCTTGCACCGAGAGATAAGCGCAAGTCACCATGATGTTCATGGTGACTTTTTCTATATTCACGCCACCCACGCATGGCTTACTACGGCGCCGTCGTATGCTGCATGCCGCGCGCAGGTGCATTGCCGCGTTCTGCGCCGGTTTGGCCGTGCTGTTTGGATTGGGAACAGTACTGGCTCAGGTGCAGACCGCTCCAGTGGTGATTGCCGACCGGCCTATTGCGCGCGGCGAGATAATCTCCAGCGCCGATATCAGAGTGGAGCTACTGCCGGTCAGTACGGTTGGATCGTCTTATGCCACAGATGCCGATGAGATCACTGGACTGATTGCGCAGATTGATATTGCGGTCAATGATCCCATCTCTACGCATATGGCACGAGATGCACCACTGCCGCCCACCGGCACCACGGTGATTGAAGTGCGGTTGGCCAGCAATCCAGATGATCTCTTGCCCGGAGACAGCGTGCAGCTGGTGTCCGCCGTGGGATGCGCCGGGGAGGATTGCGTGCTCGCTGAGGAGGCGCTGGTGATGGCTATTGGCGAGGCTGAAGCATCGTCACTTGGGAGCAATGAACGACAGGTCTCATTTGCTATGAAGCCTCATGCCGCGGCTGCAGTAATGGAGTTGCAGCAAGCCGGCGCGATAGTCGCCGTGATGCGGTGACCGTCTCTTGCTCCCGCCGGCGGGAGCTGGCTCGCGAAGCGAGACTGAAGGTGGACTGTTCTCCCAACCACCCCAGTCGGCTTTATCGACAGCCCCCGCCAGAGAGGGCGACTAGCGCTTGTCGTTGAACACAGCCCAATGAGCTGAGCCGTATAGCAGACAGCCCGGTGGGCTGTCTGTAGGCGAAGTGAGCGGCTGCACTACAAGCAGCCGCGAAGGCCGCCCCATTGGGCTGACGTTCAACGCTTGTCGTTGAACACAGCCCAGTGAGGCGGCAACTCGCCGAGAATGCGCTTGTCATCGTCGGCTCGACGCTGCTGGTCGGTTTGCATGTCGCCAGGCTCGAGCTTGACACCGTCTGCATCGAAGCTTTCAGTGCCCTTCATCACTACTCGTTTATGTTTGCGTGGGGTGCGCCTTGTAGCCGAATATTCCGCCATGTCTACTCGACTTCGCGATAGATCTCGCCGATACGGGCCACGATGCGATCGACTTCCTTATCCGGGTTCACGAATGCCGCAACGCTCCATACACTCATGACATTCCAACCTAGAGAAATCAAATCCTGTGCCGATAGGCGATGACGCTTGCGCGTGGACTGCACGGACATGAAGCTGGCATCATCGGTCTGCACCGCCAACGCGAACGGGCGACCCTTAAGACCGACGACCAAGGGGACCCTTGGACCCCTATCGAAACCGTAATTCACAGCCGCTTCAAGACCGCGCGCCCGCAGACGCTCGGCGATATCTTCGAACAGTACGTTCTGACCGGCATCACCACGCGTCGGCAATATCGGACGATCGTTGAATTGCTCAGCCCAGGCCAGCATGGTCTTCAGGAATCGTGGGCCCTGCTGGTGGAGACGCTCATCCTCCATATCCTGAGAGCCAAACGCCGAGACGATATCCAAGTTGCGGTCGGCAAGCGCCAATGCGTCGAGCAGCATGCCACGTCCGCCCTCGTGCTCCACCACACCGAACTGCTGCAGCAAGCGACCATGCACCGTCTTGGCATAGCACAGGGACAGAATCACGTCGGTGGCCTGGCAACCCGCCACGTCACGCAGCGGAACCAGCCGCACATGCCGCAGGAATCGGCCCATCGGCTTGTTCTTGGAGGCCAACGACTTCAATTCCGCGCCCAGACGAGTGCGGAATACATCAGTCAGCGTCACCACGGTCAGCACATAGCTGGAAGGCACCACAGTAAAGCTGGAAGCCCGCTGAGTGATAAGGTGCACCACCTTATCGATCTCCTGTTGACTGGATTCCACAAGACCAGACAGCATGACCGGTACGCCGTTGGCGTCCTCGACCGAATGGAAACGCACCTTGCCTGATGCCGGCTCAGTCGCCACATCATACCGAACCGAACCATAGCCCTCAGATTCAAGGAATGCAGCAAGACGCGGGTCGCGGCGGGTCGGAGCGGACTCCACTTCAACATGAGGAAGCAAATCAATCAGTTGCTTCACGGATTCACTGGTCACCGTAGCGCAATGGGCAATCACCACTACCTGACGCACACGGCCAAGAATCGAAAGCAATTCGATGGATGGAATATGCGCGCAGGCATCCACAATGGCCACATCCGCAATAACCGCGGGGTCGGTGAGTGCGGCCAAAGTGCCCGGCGTCGCCACGAGTATCGGCTTGGCAGCAGCCAAAATCTCCGGATAGTCACGGCGAATACGACTGAGCGACACATGGGCACGACCGGCTAACACCGTATGCAACTGGTTGGCCTCCTGTGTATGGGAGAACAACATATCGCACAAACGCCGCATCGATTCCTGAGATACCATCGGCCCCACGGAACGCACATGCTCCACATCAACCTGGGCGAACCGGTCGGATGCGGTTTGCAATGCGGAACCGTCCTGGTTGGAAATGATGGCGGACGAACGCACGATATCCTCAAACACCGTGGTCCACCATGCCAGTTGCACTTCGCCACGAATCTGCGGCACACTCACCTGACGAGTATGCAGATCCTCGACCAATTCGTTCAGTCCGACACCGGCGAATTCATGTTCCAAACGGCATCGTTCCGGCAAGGTATCAAGAGCCTTACGGTCATCAAGCAAGGCCTTCAGACGCACCTCGACAGTATTGAAATCGGTGGATCCCAAATTGCCGCCCGCCGGAGTCGTGGCGAGCACGGTGTCGAGCGCAGTCATATTGCTGACCATCGCGTCCAATGTGGTGATGATGTCATCCAGCTTGGTGGGGAGCACCGGCCATCCGCCGTGTGGCACGAACTGCCTCCACTGCTCCGACTGCCGAGCCACTACTTTGAGCGCTTCATGCAGGTCTTCCACCTGGGCACCCACGCGCAGCAGACCCTTGGCCTCCTTGATATGACGACGCCGCTCCCAGAAGCCCATCGCGCTTCCTTCAGCCTTGCGCTGAGCCTTGGGCTTGGTCGCTTCAATCATCGAATCGATGTCGCGCTCGAAAATCTCCGGCTGGAACACGTCGAGCACGCGGCGCAGGTTCTTGAGCACGGTGACCTGGCGCTCCCATTCGCGGATGGTCGAGGGAACGGGGAATCCGCACGTCTGTACGGTACGAGCCACCTGCTCACGGGTTGCGGGAAGGAACCGACGCAGCAAATCATCCACGCGCTGGTAGGCTGTCACTGCCTCCTCCTCGGTGTTCAGGGAGGCCTTGTACCAGGCGGTATCATCCGGCCCGATGGAGAATTCGCCGAGTTCACCGGCCCGCTCCAACTTGCCGACCCATGCTTCCATATCGCCGGCAACGGCAATCGCGCTCTGTTCAGTCAGGCGGATATGCGTGGCGGGATGCGTGGGCAGCACGGAGATGCGAGCCAGATTCTGAATCGTCTCGTAAGCAGATACGTTCCACTTATCGTTCACCCCGTGCAGGTCGCCCAGGTACCGGGTCAGACGAGAACGCACGCCAACAAGTTCATCAGCAAGCTGGTCGAAACGCTGGGTGGCTACACCCTGCTGGAATCCCACAGCGGAAATCAACTGCTTGTCAATGGCGGCGTTGGCCTGCGCATCAGCCACATCCAACATCTGAGCCTTCAGCTCATTGGCGGACACGGCTTGCATAAACAGTCGCTTCTGTTCGGCGACACCCGGCACATACAGCACCGACCGACCACTCATCAGGCAGCGCGAAGCGACGGCTACCGCCTGCTCTGCCGTGCCTTTGGGGAACTCTCCGTCAATGACGATGCTATGGCCCGCGGCTGCAAGCGATGCGGCATATCGCACGGTGTTGTCGACATCGCCTACCTCAAATTCCGCATGCGGATCTGCATCGAACGGGCTGTACTGCGCAAGATCGGCATCTTTGAGGGACGACTGCGCATGTTCGTTACCAGCGAGTGCATCAAGCAGCACATTGTCACTTTCGCCGTTCTCCAGCTGGTCGATGAAGCGCTGGCTTTCGGCAATCATCAACGATGAGGGATCCACAAAGCAGCCCAGCACGATTTGGCGCTCGATATTGAAGTCAGGAATGCGTTCCACGGCTTCCGCCGTGATTCTGGCGAACATAGCCGAGGTTTCAGGCTCGCCACTGTCATAGCTGGAACCGTCAAACAGAGAATCCTCGTCAACATATACCCGCTGCTCTCGCAGCACATTGACGAATGCCGTATTCAACTTCACACGGCCGGTGAACTGCACAGTGGCGGCGGATTCTTCCTTGGGCACCGTGACGTTGACCGGATACAGCAGCACGGGCAGTGCATTGCCCTTCCACGTGGCCACACCGACCACCAACGAAAGCTCGGCCACTCCGGACACACGTCGCTTGGCGGTCTGGTCATCCATGACCCGAGACAAGTGCCGTTCCGCCGCCTTCAACACCCCGGCATCACGGAACAGCGAGTCCAAGCGAACATGTCCCGAAGCGAACAATTGTGCAATGCCGGACGGATGGGCATGCGTCATATCAAGTTTGGCCACCAGCTGGTTCGCGTCCTCCAACGGAGAGGGGGCCAACATGCCGCGATACTGGTCACGCCAGTGACGGATGCGGTTCAGACCGTTTTCAGCATTCTGATCCTGCGTCTGGGTCATCTCTTGGCTCACTTTCCAACCGCTTCGCGGTATTCCTGATATCCCTTGTTATGGGATAGAGCTTCGTCGATGTCGGCTTCGCCTCTGGCGGCGAGCCAGGCATACATATCGTCATACAGGTATGGGTTCATTGCCAGAAATGCCAGCAACTCAGGGTGACGAGCAATCTCGAACTGCGTGGAGAAATCCTGCGTGGTTTTAGCATCGTCCGAGGTCAGGCCATCAACTTCCACCACCGGCTCCTGGGCCTTCAGTTCTCCCTTGCTCACACGGTCGAACACGGAGCCCGGCTCAAAAGCTGGTGTATAGACGCCAGTGGTGTCAGCCTCGTCCAAATCGGCAACGCTTACTTGAACGGGCTGGTCCGACTGATCGGACTGATCAGGTTGGACGGATTGGCCGGGCTGCTCAAATACCGGCGACTGCTCAGGCTGTGCCTGCACATCCGGCTGCTGGTCCGGGATGGATACCGCCTCAGCGGATGGTGCAGTCTCAGATTCCGTCTCGGTTGCTGTTTCAGATGCGGTCCCAGATACAGTCTCGGGCACCTTGGCAACAGGATGAGCGATCACATCCACCGGCACCACGGCAGGTGCAGAAGGCTCCGCCGGTTCGACGGGTTCAGCTTGCGGGCTTGTCTGCGGCACGAAATCAGCGGCAGGCTGGGTCTGCTGCGCCTCACCGTCCGGCACGGTATCTTCGGACTGCTCTGCCATCGCATCGGCGAACAAATCACGCGGAGTGGCCGGCTCTTCCGCCTTGACCACGGATTGGGCAATGTTCAGACTGCTGAAGTCGAGTTCGTCAACCTTATGACGAACGCTGGCGGCGCTGAACGCAGCGGTCGGCTCACCGGCCCGCAAATCCAAAATGTCGTCAACAGACATATCAGCGGCATCCGGCTCCTGCGGTGCTTCATTCACCGCGTAGCCGAACAAATCAGGCACCGGAAGCTGCTGCTCATGCTCGACGTCATCGATACGGATGAAGTCCGCCGGAACATCACCGAACTGCATGCGCATCGGCGAGGACGGCAGCATAAACTCGGCGTCAACGGGCAGACGCAGTAAATCGCCATTGTCACGAACCACATAAGAGCCATTGGTCGAGCCTAAATCGCGCACGGCTGCAGAACCATTCTGCTTCACCTCGAACACGGCGTGCCTTTTGGACATCGACTTGGTCTGATCCACCACATCAAGACGCTGCATGCCGTCATCGGCTAGAGGACGCAATGGCTTACGGCCAATCTCCACGCAGTCGCCCGGTTTGACGTTGACTCGATCAACCCCATTGATCCGCACCGTCCATTCACTCACCGTGACCGCCTCCCTATACACACTATGAACCACACTATGTGCCATTGTGTCATCTTTTACTCGGTTTCGCCGGATTATCCCGGTCAAGAATTGCAACTTTTGCGCATTAGCAGCTTCCATGCCGCCAGCAACGGGTGAAATCGCCTCCTATTCAGTACAGGGTCTGCCCAAGGGCACAATGCCGGAAACCCCGCAATCCATAACGGATACGGGGTTTCCGGCAACAAGTTGGTGATTGCGGCTTAAGCCGCACAAATCACTTGAGCTCGACGGTGGCGCCAGCCTCTTCCAGCTGAGCCTTAGCCTTCTCGGCGTCTTCCTTCTTAGCCTTCTCGAGGACGGCCTTCGGAGCGCCGTCGACGAGGCCCTTGGCCTCAGCCAGGCCGAGGTTGGTGATGGCGCGGACGGCCTTGATGACCTGGATCTTCTTGTCGCCGACGGCGGAGAGGATGACGTCGAACTCGTCCTTCTCCTCAGCAGCCGGGGCAGCAGCGCCCGGAGCAGCAACGGCGACAGCAGCCGGAGCGGCAGCCTCGACGTCGAACTTCTCCTCGAAGGCCTTCACGAACTCGGAGAGCTCGACCAGGGTCATCTCGCCGAAGGCTTCCAGCAGCTCATCGTTGGTGTACTTAGCCATTATGGCTTCCTTTCAATCTTGGCGGCGGACGAAGTAGGTGATCCGCAGCCGAATAAACCTTGTTTGTTTAAATTATCGAAGCGACTGACTCATGCCGTGAGGGCGTAAATCAGGCAGCCTTCTCCTGCTTGTCGCGCAGGGCGTCGATCGTACGCACGGCCTTGGTCGGCAGAGCGTTGAACAGGTACGCGGCCTTGGCCATCGATGCCTTGACGTCGCCGGCGAATTCGGCGAGCAGCTGCGGGCGAGACTTGAGGTCTGCCAGCTTCTTGGCGCCCTCAGCATCGTAGACAGTGCCGTCAGCGGCGGCACCCTTGATGACAAGAGCCTTGTTGTCCTTGGCGAAGTCACGGATGACCTTCGCAGCCTCAATGAAGTCGCCCTTCACAAAGGTGATGGCGGTCGGGCCAGCAAGAATCTCGTCGAGACCCTCGATGCCCGCTTCCTTGGCGGCGATGCGTGCCAGCGTGTTCTTTGCCACGGTGTAGGAAGTATCGCGGCCTAGCTTTTCACGCAGATCGGAAATCTGCGGAACGGTAAGCCCGCGGTACTCGGTCAGGTAGACGGCGTCAGCGTTACGGAATTCCTCCGTAAGCTGAGCGACTACCGCTTCCTTTTCGGGCCTCTTCATGGCGTTCCTTCCTAAGTCGGCCGTTGACTTGGAGTTCGGAACTTTCGGCTGGGCAACAAAAAAGCCCTGCGCACAGGCAGAGCAATATAATCTCGCGAAGCGACCTTCGCCGGCCCTTGACGGGCTTATATCTCTCAACCTGCGCTGGCTTGGCGAACCAAACTTCGAAAGTGCACTTGCGCACACTTCAACCAACGGTCTGTGGTTTACGAATGATTAGGTTACGGGCGGTCGGCGACATTGTGGAATTCGGGCGTGTCGCGCAGGCAGCACCCCCACTAGCCAACCTATAGCGTGGCAGCATACTGGGCCACGGACGCCGTAACTTCCTTCAGATAGTCAAGCGAGCGACGCCAATGGCCGGGCACTTCGATCGAATGGTTGGCGTCTGGATATTCATGCACATGCGGGGTCAATGCATTGGCTCGGGCGCGATCGTAGAACGGGTCGGCCGTGCCCGCGCAAATCAGCGGTGCTGGGCCAGCATATCGGGAGCTGGCGGCGTGTGACTGCCCGGCAAGTTCGGCACGAATTATCGCCTTCGCTTCGGCCACGGATGGTGCTTCGGATTCGGCTACGATGTCATCGCCCACAGCGGGCACCGGAATCACGCGGGCGGATGGGTCGAAATCGGCGTGGTGCAATACCGGGGTCAACAGCACGAATGGCAACCCATAATGTGCGGCCACGTGCGGGTAAGTCATCGTGGTCAGCGATTTGCCGATGAGCAGCAGACGCGGGCCGGATTGATTGGTGGAATCCGACGAATCAGCATCGTCCCTACCGACATTATCGTTGGAGTATTCGCCGGACTGATTTCCGCGCACTGACTCCACCCACCCATCAATCGCCTGATTGAGCACCGGAATCACTGTGGACAAATCATCGGAAGCATTGCGTACATTCATGCGATCGACACGCCACCCGGCCTCGACCAAGGCTTGTGCAGACCAGTACAGCAGCGGACGGTCGCAGTTGTAGCCAGTGCCTGGCATGAGCAGTACGCAGCCGTATTCCTGACCGAACTTGACGACGTTCTTTTTCCATGAGGTGATGCTGACTTCGACAGCCGGTTTCACTGCGCGACTTCCTTCCGCGGCACTCTCTGCGCGTTCCTGTATATGTATTGCCGCAGTCAGTCTACCCCGGCCTGCTCACGTTACCTCCACAAGCTATAATCGGCCACGGTTCTGATTGGATGCGTAGCGCCTGACGTGCGCCGGGCAGGTCAATCAGGGCGAGTCGCAATTCTCGCCGGGGCCAACCGGGTCACCCACAGGTGGCGTATGGCCTCGCACAACCCAAGGAAGTAGAGAGTATATGGAGAAGTTCTTCCATTTGAAGGAAAACGGCACGACCGTCTCGACTGAGATTCTGGCCGGTCTGACCACGTTCTTCGCAATGGCCTACATCATCGTCGTCAACCCGCAGATTCTGTCGCAGACCGGTATGCCATGGGGCGGCGTGTTCCTGGCCACTATCATCGCGGCCATCATCGGCACCCTGGTCATGGGCCTGTTCGCCAATGTGCCGTACGCGCAGGCCGCCGGCATGGGCCTCAACGCGTTCTTCACCTACACCGTGTGCTTCGGCCTCGGCTTCAGCTGGCAGCAGACCATGTGCATGGTATTCCTGTGCGGCTTGATCAACATCATCATCACCGTCACCAAGATCCGCAAGATGATCATCATGGCCATCCCGGAGTCCCTGCAGCACGCCATCGGCGGCGGCATCGGCCTGTTCGTGGCCTACGTAGGCATGCTGAATGTCGGCTTAATCAAGTTCACTCCCGGCGATCCTAAGGCCGCCGCTAAGGGCGGTGCCGTGGCCGCAACCCCGGGCCTGGCCAACTTCAACGACAAGGTACTGTGGGTATTCCTCATCGGCCTCGTGCTGGCCATCGTATTCACCGTGATGAAGGTCAAGGGCGGCATGCTGCTGGCCATCGCCGTCACCACCGTGATCGGCATCCCGTTCGGCGTGACCACCTGGTCCGACTCCCAGTCTCTCGGTCAGACCTTCTCCGAACTGCCGCAGACCTTCGGGGCGATCTTCTCCGCCGAAGGCTTCCCGGCCTTGTTCTCCGACCCGGCCAAGCTGCCGCTGGTCATCGTGACCATCTTCGCCTTCTCCATGTCCGACACCTTCGACACCCTGGGCACTTTCATCGGCACCGGCCGTCGTACCGGCATCTTCTCCGCTGAGGACGAGAAGGCCCTCGAGAACGGCCACGGCTTCTCCTCCAAGATGGACAAGGCCCTGTTCGCCGACTCCATCGCCACCTCCATCGGCGCCATCTGCGGTACTTCAAACACCACTACTTACGTGGAGTCCTCCGCCGGTATCGCCGCTGGTGGTCGTACCGGCCTGACTTCCGTGGTCGTGGCGATCTGCTTCGCCCTATCCGTGTTCTTCGCCCCGGTGATTTCCGCCGTGCCGTCCGCCGCGACTGCTGGCGTGCTGGTCATCGTCGGTTGCATGATGGCCGCCTCCCTGAAGGAAGTCAAGTGGGACGATATCGCCGAGGCCATCCCGGCGTTCTTCGCCGCCGTGTTCATGGCCTTCTCCTACTCCATCTCCTACGGCATCGCCGGTGGCTTCATCATGTACTGCATCGTGAAGACCTGCAAGGGCAAGGCCAAGGAAGTGCACCCGATCATCTGGATCGTATCCGCACTGTTCATCCTGGACTTCGTGTGCATGGCGATTCTGTGATGTTGGTTTGATGACGGCGGTGAATCACGTCGTTCTAGGCTGATTTGCCGTAAGTCGTAACTTATCTAGGGCCGGGCTCGAAATGAGTCCGGCCTTTGTTATTGCAGATATTTAGGTACTAGTTAGCAGCGTTGCAGGTATTGTCTAGTTCGAGCGGATAGTTGACGCATGTCCTGGGGCATGGCTGACAGGTGTTCTGGGGCATGGTTGACAACGATGGGGTTGGCGGCTGTTGTGGTGTCATGGATGCACGGCAGCAGTCCGGCACGGTCGGCGGCAATCAGACCACGTCCTCGGCGCAACGCAGCGAGCACCTGCGCAACAAGGCTCTCGCCGCCGCGATCGACGACGGCGGGAGCGTGGCCGGCGCGGCCCGGCGCTACGGCGTGAGCCGCCGGTGGGCGTACAAGATCAAACGACGATGGGACGCCGACGGAGGTTCCGGGCTCCTGCCCCGTTCCCGCGCCGCGCACACGATAGCCAGGGCCGACGCCGTCCTGGCCTCACGGATCGTCGAACTGCGCAAACAACCGGAAAAGGACGGCCCGGACGCCGGAGCCGAATCCATCGCCGCCAGGCCGGAGCGCGAGGGCGTCGGGCCGCCGGCGAACTCCGCGATCCACCGCATCCTCGTGAGCGCCGGCCCGGTGCGCCCCGAACCCGGGAAACGCCCAAGGCGTCGTACACGAGGTTCGAGGCGTCCCCGCCCGACGAACTGTGGCAGTCGGACTTCACCCACTGGCCGATCGCCACGGTTCCGGGAGCCGTGGTCGTCTCCCGGCTCGACGACCACTCCCGCAACCCGCTGCACGCGCGTGCGTTCGCCACGGTGACGATGGACGACGTGCAGGTCACGTTCCTTCAGGCGTGCGCCGAACACGGCATCCCCGCCAGGACGCTCACCGACAACGGCACCGTGTACACCACCAGACCGATCAGCGCCGCCCCGGGGCGTTTCGAACGCACGCTCGCGCTGATGGGCGTGCGCCAGAGCAACGGACGGCCCTGCCACCCCAGACGCAGGGCAAGATCGAACGCTACCACCGCGCCCTGAAGCAATGGCTCTCCGCCCGTCCCCCGGCGTCCTCGATCGACGAGCTCAACGAACAGCTCGCCGAATTCCAGCACGTCTGCAACGAGGAGCGGCCGCACCGCGCGGTCGGCCGGCGAACCCCCGGAGAAGCGTACCGCGCCAAGGGCAAGGCCCTGCCCGACCCCGAACTCGCAGCCCGCACGCAGGCCAAACTCGACGAGGAACAAGCAGCCGAACCGCAGCCAGCCACCCCATCCGGATCCATGCGCGGGAAACCCGTTCCCAAGGACGAGCGGACCGAGCCAACGCGCGTGGACGTCACCATCGACCCCAAGGCCCACAAGATCGACAGACGCGGCTGCATCACGCAGGACAACATCGTCGGCATGCGCCGTGTCTTCAACGTCGGCAGGCGCAACGCCGGCCGCATGGCCGAACTGCTCATCGACCACGGGCAGGCCGTCGCCGCCGACCTGGAGACCGGCGAGATCCTCGCCGACCAGACACTCGACGCCACCCGCGAATACCAATACCGCAAGCCGGCGGACAGTGTCAACGATGCCCCACGACAGATGTAAAGCATGCCTCAGGAGACCCGTCAACTATGCCCCAAGACATCACACTGGACAATTTGCGGTGACGTCTTGTTGGATGCCGGAGGGGTCGCCGAGTTTGGCTTTGTCGATGTTGTCTTTGAAGAATCGTCGGGTCGCGTCATCGGCTCGGTCAGGGCTCATGAATCCCATCTCGGGGACTTTCTCCAGTTCCTTGAGCGCTTCTTCGCTGCGTTCCGGTTGAGAGGAATAGGTGTTGAGCCATTCTTTCTCCCACGCGCACTGGAAGAGATTGGATGCCTGGGTGTCGCCCCATCCTTGTTGGAAGGACGTGCCGGAATCCGCCGGCATGGATTCAGGCGGGGTGTAGTCCTGGGGCCAGGAGAGTTTGCCGATGGATTCCCGGTATTCCTTGTTGATCTCGTCGTAGCCGACGATTTTCCTGGAGTCGCCCGCGTTCGAGACGTCGCCGTTGGAGCAGCTGGCGAGGCTCAGGGCGAGGATGCCGGCGCATGCCGTCGCCAGCGCTTTCTTGCCTGCGTTTATGAGGGTGGATTTCATCTTGGTTGCATCTCCTTGTTGGTGATGTGTGTGGTGTTTGGGCTACCGCAATGCCAGTGCCGGTTGGAGCCTGGCCGCGCGTATGGCGGGGACGAGGCTCCCGATGATCGAGGTCGCCAGCGCCGCCGAGACGGCTGCGATGGCGGCGGCGACGGGGAACGCAGGGGGTTGCAGAGGCGAGTATGACGGCAGGAACGCCGGGAGTGCGCCTACCGCGCATGCCGATATGGCGACGGCCAATAGCGACACCGAAAGACCGATGATGAGCTGGCTTCCGATCACCAGGCCTATGAGGGATGCCCGCGTGGCGCCGAGCGCGCGTCTGACGAGGAGCTCGCGTGTTCTGGATTCCAATGACGCCAGGCCGATGTTGACGATGCCGATGGCCGAGACGAAGAGCAGCAGGATGGCGCAGACGCCGAACGCGATTTGCATGACCGCGATCACCGATTCGTAGCTTTGCGCGTTGTCGATTGTCTGAACGCCGGACACGGAGCCTCCTATGGAGTCGAACAGGATGTCTTCGACGACGGTCCTGACCCGTTGCTTGCCGAGTTGCGGGAAATCAAGCCAGAGGATGGTAGCGCTTCGTGAAACGATCCTCATGTATTGGGTCAGCGCCTGGGCGTTGACATAGATGGTCGGGTCCGTGCGTCCGTCGTTGACGACGCCGGTCACGGTGAACGGGGTCGCGATCGTGGTTTGGTTTGTCTTCGCGTATGCGGTGGAGTCCTTGGGAAGGTTCTGTTCCGCGGCGAGATTGACGACGATCGATGCGGTCGATCGTTCGCCGCCGGCGTACCAGCGTCCGGATTTCATCGGAAGGTTGTAGATGCTCGAATATCCGGGAGTGGTCGCCACGACGTCTCCCTTGATTTCTCCGTTTGACTGCGTTCCGGGAGAGAACGTGATGTCGGTATCGAGGTTGAGGATGATCGCCGTCTCATGGTTCTTGGCCGCGATTGCGTCGGCGAGGCGCGAGAAATCCTCCGCGTCGCTCAGCCTCGGGCTGTTCATGGAAACGGTGACCAGCGGGGTGCGCCCGTAGAGTTGTTCGTTGATCGCCACTAAGTAGTCCTTGCCGATGGTTCCCGCGAGGACGGCGAGTATGACCGCCACGATCCCTATGAGCATCGACAGACCGGTGAGTACGGATCGCAAGGGGGCGAGCCGTAGATCCTTAATCAATTGACGGAGCATGGAGCTCGCCTCCAGACATGGTGTACGTGATGTCGCAGGTGGCGGCGAGATCATCGTCATGGGTGACGAGCAGCAAGGTCGTGGCATGCTCGCGCACTGCGTCCCGCAGCACCGAAAGCACCTCGCCGCTGGTCTTGGTGTCGAGTGCTCCGGTCGGCTCGTCGCAGATGAGAAGCTCGGGCTGGTTGACCAGGGCGCGGGCGATCGCAACCCGTTGCTGTTCGCCGCCCGAGAGTCTTTTCGGCAGTTCCCTCGCCTTGTCCCTGAGACCGACCGAAGCGAGCGCGGCAAGGCACCTGCGCCTGCGGGCCGAGGCGGAAGCGCCCGTGGCGCGGGGGCGGCGGGCATGCTGGCCGTACCACAATGCCAGCTCGACGTTTTCAAGCGCCGATAGATGACCAATCAGCGAATAGTTCTGGAACACGAAGCCGATGTGCCCGGCCCTCATGAACGAGAGCCGCCTGTCGGACAACGCGCCGACGTCTTGGCCTTTGTACAGGTAACGGCCGCTGAACTGCGTGTTCAGCATCCCGATGATGCTTATCAGGCTGGTCTTGCCGGCTCCCGACTTGCCCACTATCGAGTATGTCATGCCGGCGAACAGCTCCAAGGAGACGTCGTTCACCGTCGTGAGCCTGTCCTTGTTGCCCAGGGTCACGACGGCCGACACCCCCTGCAGGGCCACGAGCGGCTTCGTTGATTCAGACATGCGGTGCCGCCCTACTTGGATTGCGGATCCAGATCGGGAGGAGTGGCCGACACGGCGTCTCCCGCCTTCAGTCCCGAGGTGATTTCGATGCGGGCGCCGTCCGTGGCGCCCAGGCCGACGTCGACAACCGTGCCGTCGGGACGGCGGACCTGTCCCTTCTGCAGTCTGCCGGCCACGGCGGTGACCGGCAGCGACGCGACGTCGTTGCGTGCCTGTGCCGTCACGACCAGTATCGCCGACTGTCCCGCCCTCACCAAGGAATCGGTGGGAATGAGGCAGGCGTAGGAATCGGAGATCGAAATCGTGGAGGACTGTCCCTCCGCTCCGGAGGATGCGTCCGAGGCCAATGGCACGACGCCCGAGCAGTCCGTCGGGCCGACACCATCCGTGACCTGGAATTTCCCGGCGAAAGGAGCGTTGCCGACGGTTGCCACGAGATTGGATAGATCCCCGGTCAGGCCGAAGCCGTCGAAACGCAGGGTCACGACCGGATAGTTGGCGGGGACGGTCGTTCGCGCAGCGATCACGCTCACGACGGTCGCGCCCACGGGAGAAACCAATTGTCGGTCTTCGACACTTCCCAACACAGTCCCTTGCTCGACCCGCTGGCCGGATTCCACCGACGGGACAAAGACACCGACCTTGGTCGCCAGCACAGCAAAATCAACGCCAGCGCCAACCTGCGTTTTCAAAGAACGCGTGGGAACGATGTCACCGGTCTCGACCCGCACCGTTTGCGCGGTCTGATCACCTAACGCACTTGTAGGTTGCTCTCCATACTGCTTGTTTTCAGTCGAAGAGCAACCTACAAGTGCAAGAGGTATCAGCAAGATGACAATCGCCCGCTGCATACGTCGAATATTCATCTTGACCTCTTTCAGTATGTCACTATGAAGGCTAAGCCACCTGTGCCTTAACTCTTCCAATATTAGAGAATACCGTGTCTTTCACACAGAGTCGAACCATGAGCTTTAACGTCTTACCGGGAAAACAATGGGGTTGTGCGGAGCGTAACAAGACTGATGTTCTCGAATTGGAATCCGCAATTCTTTACTTGATTCAAGCTCAATGTGTCGTAACGTGATTGTAACAAAAAGAGAACAAAGACCATAATAAAAGAGAACAAAGATTAATAATACCCGTTGTCTAATTGAAAGTGCAACATCCGTTAGATTGGAGATTGTCCAGAAAACCAGTCCGAAGGGATGTCGCACCTATGGGGAAAGCATATTCGCACCTGCCGGAAGAGGAACGCCAGGTCATCCAGATCGAGATCGGCAACGGCACGGGCGTCAGGAAGATGGCCCGTTTGCCGGGACGCAGCCCGTCCGGCATCAGCAGGGAGATCAGGCACAGCATGTGGTTCCCGTCCAACGAGAGCGAGTCCTGACGGCCGTACCGGCCGAAACGGCTGAAGACGGGCCCGCGGACGGGCCGCTGCCACATCGCCGGCCCCGCCCGGCGCAAGGCCGACCGCAGGCGCGCCAAACCGCGCAGGCGCCATCGCCCGTCATGCGACCGCCTGTGGTCGCGGGTGGCCGAATGGCTGGGCCGCGGCTGGTCGCCGCTGCTCATCAGCGGCAGGCTGCGCGTCCTGTGGCCGGACGATGCGCTCATGCGCGTGTGCCCGGAGACCATCTACCGATGAGTCTACTCCAGCAGGCCGCTTCGGGAACGCTGGGCGCGGTGCCTGCCGCGAGGGCGCAGGCGGCGCCGCAGGCACGGCGGCAGGAGGACGTCGCGCTTCCCGATCCCCGGCCGAGTGCCCATCTCCGAACGCCCGCCGGAGGCCGACGGCAGGAGCGCGTTCGGCCATTGGGAGGCCGACAGCGTCATCGGAGTGGGATGCAACCTGCACACCGAGGTGGAGAGGAGGACCAGGTTCCTCATGGCCCGCGTCGTTCCGGACAAGACCGCCGGCGAGAGCGTCGGGGCGCAGCTGGACATGTTCTCGCCGCTGCCGGCCGGCGCGCGCGTCAGCGTCACGCACGACAACGGCACCGAGTTCGCCCACCACGAAAGGCTGCGCGACGGGCTGGGCATGGCCACGTACTTCGCCGACCCGTACTCCAGCTGGCAGCGGGGAAGCAACGAGAACCGCAACGGCATGATCCGCCGGTATCTGCCCAAACGCTGCGAGATACGGATGGACATGGCAAAGGAGGTCAGGGAGATCGTCGACGAGATCAACAACCGCCCCATGCGCGTGCTCGGCTACCGCACGCCCGCCGA